>Ga0076317_109_pt1 | contig 21299 bp, 18 predicted proteins | sample RifGroD1_FD_67799 | JGI IMG/M metagenome (GOLD analysis project Ga0076317, IMG submission 67799) | candidate division WS6 bacterium GW2011_GWD1_35_594
AAAGAAACATATAAAAGTTGTACCGTTAGAAGTATCTCTGATACAAGATGTGAAAATATGATTCTTAAGGATCAAGACGGAAAGATAATAACAGGAAGAATTAAACCTACGGACGAAATTAATGTTGAAGCTACATTTGATAAATCAACGTATACTGATTACTCGTTCAAAATAAATACAGAGAGTTTTACCCCAGATAGTACAGATGGAAATAAGATTACAAAGAAAATAACAAATTTTGAAGGATTAAGTTCTGTAGAAGTGCTTGCTACTGCTAAAGACTTACAAGGTGATCAAATCAATTCAATAGTATGTAGAAGAGTTGTTGATATACAAACGGCAGGATCAACAACGGTAACTACAATGTCCGCTATTACAGAACAACAAAGTGATGGAAAAACAAAAGTATCACAAATCTCTATATCAGTAGGGCAATTAGCTAGCAATAATGTAAAGATAAAATACTCATTTGGAGATAAATTCGCCACTATTACAGCTAAGAGTGGAATTACAGTTGAATCCTCTAAAGGTTCAATAACAATGTCCAAATTAGATCTGTATGATGCCACAAACTTTGAAAGCCAATCCTTTGATATCCTTAATAATCATCTAGGAGATTTAACCATTACAACAGAGGTATTTGTTGACGATATTAGTATTGGATCAGCATCTACCAAAGTAATTTTCACTCAAACAGATGTAACACCACAACAACCAGCAACAGAAGAACCCATAACAGAAGCTCAAAAGTCTAACTTCACAACAACAAAGACATCAGCTCAGTCATGTGTAGAAAGAGTTGAGGGAAGCAATTTAGCAACGTTTACAATCACAGTAAAGAATAATAAAGATGTAGCAGACAGTATTACCTCTATTAAAGATAAGTTACCACTTGGATTCATATACTCAGCAGCAACATCTACAGTGAATGGTTCAACTGTAACAGATGCGTCAATGGTAACGATAACACCTGTAGGAGAATCACAAGAAATTGTATGGCAGCCATCTAGTGCGTGGAGTCTTCCTGCACAAGGGAATTTAGTAATTACATTCCAGGCAACTGCAAGTAGCACTGCAATATCAGGACAAAATCAAAACGAAGTAATTGTAAATCCTGTTGAGATACCACTTGATCCAGCAACTTTAAGAGCAGAAGCTATGATTACAGTTGCACAGGATTGTGACAATATTACAGAAGAAGAGCAACAGGAAGTTCCAAGTACTGGTATATTTGATAACTTCATCATCAGAATTGGAATAGGTATATTAATATTAATAACCGGGTGGATAATATATACAAGACCAGAGGGAACGACAATATCAAGTATGATAGTAGAATCAAGAATATATAGTGATGTAGAGCTAACAAAGTATAAAGTTACAGACCCAAAGAAGTACTTTGAAGAGAAAATATTAAGGGGAAAATCTAGAGGGAGTCGATAGAAAAGGAAATTGGTAAGCCAGACTTACCATAACTAATACCATCTGAAACAACAGAAAAATAATATATCTTAGAAGATAGTAAAGATTTTAATACAACAGTATGATTCTTACTCTCTATACCATTTTCCAAATCTATTCCAACCATTCTTAAATCTTTCATCTCAGTACCATACACAATATAACCTGAGCACTTACTTTTACTTTTCCATGATATATTAACAGTATTCTCCTCATCTCCCCTTTTTATATCAATATTGTAAGGAGTACAACCTTCAACAAATATAGAACTCTCTGAACCTGAGACCTTTACAACAAAAACCGTTACTACACAAACTAGTACAAACAGTACACCTACTACTAAAGGTCCATTCCTTTTTACCCTATTCCACAATAACATAATCAACTAAATCTGAACTTAATGTACCATCTGAAACAGTTAGAATTACTCTGTATGTACCAATATCTTGTATTGTTGGTATACCAACTACAAAACCATTTTCATCAACTGCCATCCAACTAGGTCCCTCCTGTATTGAGACGCTCAAATTCTCCGTATTTCCACCAACAATCCTTGGTACAAATATATACTCTTTACCCACATATGCTACATTAGAAATCATATTTGTAATATAAGGGGTACTCATATTAAGTAGTACTTTCTTTGTATTTATTTGAACCATATAAAATAGTGTATCAGTAAAATTTTCTGTTTACAAACCTACAAGTAATGTATATAATACACCCGAATACACTATCATTTTATTCACTTTTTGTAATAATGCCAAATTTAAAAACATCTATAAAAGACCTTAGACAAACTAAGAGAAGGACAGTATATAACGATAGATTAAGAAAAAGAATAAAGAAGTCTGTAAAGAGATTCCAAGATCAGATAACTGCAGGAGAGAAGGACGGTGCTGAGAAATCTTTAAAACAAACTTTCAAAGTTCTTGACAAAGCATCTAAGAAACATGTTATAAACAAAGGTAGAGCAAGCCGCAAAAGATCTAGACTTGCAATTCAACTTAACAAACTGTCCATAAATAATGTCAAAGATACTAAAAAGGGCGCTTAAGAACACCATAGTTCCTGCAATAACAATGATTGCTGGTAAATCACTTGGGGTTTTTGTAGTAAGTGCAATATACGGTTTTTCGTTACAAATAGGTAATGATATAAACGGTATTTTCTCAACACAAATATATTTTCAAGATAGAGAGGTTACACAATTTGTAAACTCAATGTCTGATTTAATAATGCTACTCTCTTTAGCAGTACCAACTATGTATCTAATCATCAAAACTGCAATATTCCAATCAGCATCCAATAATCCAAAAACAATTGTAAAAGTAGCAGAGTTTAATATGCTTAAATGGATAACAAAAGATGATACATCATTCCTTAAGATCTTCATTTGGTGTGCATTCCTTTGGATAGCATCAGCATTAGTGATAAGAAATGGAATACAAAATGATACATATTCATGGATAGCAATATTAGCAGGTGGTATATCATTCATAACTGGCTTGGGAGCACTGAAGACATTTGAAGTTGAAACAAATAAAGTATATCCTGATAGTAAGAAGTATTACTAGAATGAGAACAGAAAAATTTAAAAAATTTGCCACCTTTGTCTTAGAACCCATTGCATTTGGTTTACTTGCACTTCTTTTCATTCTCCCAACAATAACTGTAATGAATTTACAACCAATTACAAAAGCACTTAACAATATAAATGTGTTAGGTGTTGGTAATAAAGCAGAATTGAAAGTAAATATTGTTGGAGGAACACATCAAATATTCTCACAAGAGAAAATAGATGAAGTTGATGGACAGTATACATACAAGACAATCCTTACAAGAAGAGAATCAGATAGATACTCTAAACCAATAATAGAAATCATAAATAATAAAGCTCAAGAAACCATTGTTGAAATATATGGAGGTACTCAATTACCTACAGGTTCCGATATAACTATGATTATTAGTGACCAAGTATATAGATTACAAGCTCCAAACGGTGATGTTACATCACATAAAATAACATTAATACCAGGTCAAAAATATATCATATTCTTAGCTGTAGAAACCTTTTCTGATGTACAATTCGAAGAAGACTTCCAGCTAAATATTAAAGAGCTTTCATTTTAACGCTTAGTTTCTCATTAGAAATGTAATATAATTACCCTGTATTCAATATATATGGGTAACAGCAATCTAAATAAAATACGCAATTTCTCAATAATTGCACATATAGACCATGGTAAATCTACATTAGCAGATAGGATGTTAGAAGCTGCTCATATAGATATATCTAGGGATAAAAGAGAATCAAGGATATTAGATAGATTGGATTTAGAACAAGAGAAAGGAATCACCATTAAACTACAAGCTTGTAGAATGATATGGAAAGGATATGAATTAAACCTCATAGACACACCAGGACATGTGGATTTCTCATATGAAGTATCAAGATCATTAGCTGCATGTGAATGTGCAATACTCCTTGTAGATGCATCACAGGGTGTTCAAGCACAAACTATTTCAACAACTCAAAAAGCATTAGATTTAGGTTTAACATTAATACCTGTAATTAACAAAATTGATTTACCAAATGTAGATATTAAAGCTAGAGAAGATGAGTTAACCCAATTACTAGGATTTAACAAAGAAGACATAATTAAGGTATCTGGTAAAACAGGAGAAGGTGTAGAACAATTACTAGATGCAATCATTGAATACTGCCCTGCTCCAAAGGGTGATATGGATAACACTCTTAAAGCATTAATATTTGATTCCTTCTATGATGAGCATAGAGGTGTAGTTGTTGCAGTAAGAATATTTGATGGTAAGGTCAAATATATACCAGGAAAATCAATAGAGCTTTACATACTTCAAAAAGGTGAAGTATTCAAACCAACAGAGGTAGGAATCTTTACACCAGATTTAGAAGAAACAACAGAATTAAATACAGGAGAAGTAGGATATATTGCAACAGGATTAAAAGAAATAAGCTTCTTTACAGTAGGAGACACTATCTCAGATTCAAAAGACACACCTCCATTAGAAGGATACAAAACTCCAAAACCGAATGTATTTGCTACATTTTTTCCTACTACTACAGATCAATATGAACCCTTAAAGATAGGATTAAACAAATTAAGCATGAATGATGCATCTTTAACATTCTCTGATCAAAGATCTAGTCTTTTGGGAACAGGCTTTAGATGTGGTTTCTTAGGTTTACTACATATGGAAATAATTCAAGAAAGATTAGAGAGAGAATACAATGTTGAATTAATAATTACAGCACCAACAGTAGAGTACAAAGTTACAAAGACAGATGGAAGTAAGATAACAATACAAACTCCTCAAGAATTACCAGATCCATCTGAAATATCAGAAATATTTGAACCGTGGGTTCGATTAAAAATGATGACTCCTGATAGATATATGGGAATAATAATGGAGTTATGCCAAAATAAAAGAGGACAATATGTAGATACTAAATATTTAACATCACCATCTGGAGATATACAATTAAAGGATCAATATATAATCTTAGAATATGATATCCCACTAGCCTCTTTAGTATCTAATTTCTTTGATCAATTAAAAAACAAATCTAGTGGATATGCTTCAATGGAATATGAACTCATAGATTTCTTTCCAGTAGAATTAGTAAAAGTAGCTGTACTTGTTAACCATGAAGAAATACCTGCATTAAGTTTCCTAGAAACAAAAGATCTCGCAAGAGGTAAAGCTGCTAAATTGCTCGAGGTAATGAAAGAGGAAATACCAAGACAACAATTCCCTATTCCTCTTCAAGCATCAATAGGAGCAAAAATAATAGCAAGAGAAGATGTAAAAGCATTTAGAAAAGATGTAACAGCCAAACTATATGGTGGTGACTATACTAGAAGATTAAAACTTTTAGAAAAACAGAAAAAGGGGAAGAAAAGATTAAAGATGATTGGTCAAGTTAATATCCCTCAAGAAGCATTCTTAAGTATACTTAAGACATAATGATACAAAAACTCATATTAAAAAACTTTAGGAAATTCACAGACCGAACATTTGAATTTGATAAAAACATTACTATCTTCTACGGTAGTAATGCACAAGGAAAAAGCTCTGTACTAGAAGCAATCTATCTTTTAGCCAATGGTAAATCTCCATGGGCACCAACGGATGAATATATAAATGACGAACAGAACAAACAAATACATACACGTATAGAAAGTATTGAAGATAATAAATCATATGTATATTTTAAAGATACGAATAGTAGAATATTAAAAATAGAAGGTAAGAGTGTAAAATCTAAAACATTTTTTGAGAATAGATCAGCAACAATATTCAATCCAGAAAAAATAGAACTACTTATGATATCTTCCTCTCAAAGGAGAGATTTCTTAGATGATACGATACAAAAATATAACTATGAGTATGAGACATTACTAAAAGATTTTAGAAAAATACTTAGACAAAGAAATGCATATCTAAAGAGATTGTCTAAACTCTTCTATGAGCAAGGAATAATAGCAATAAATGATCCTCAACTTAATTTCTGGAGCAAACATTTTTCATTAACATCTGCATATATAACACAAAATAGAATATCTCTAACAAAAGAGCTCTCACATAAAGGATACGAGGTAAAGTATAAAACAGGATTTACATTTGATAAAAGGAAGCTAGGAAATACAGAGTATCTTCAAGAAAGTATTGAACAAGATTTAGAAAAAAGTAAAAGGAGAGATATTGCAACAGGATATACAAATATAGGACCACATAGGGATGATTGGAGTATATCAAAAGATAGAGATATTCATAAATTTGGATCAAGAGGTGAAAAAAGATTAGCAATTGGAGAATTAATATTTCAAACTCAGGATACTGTATTTAATAAAACATCACACTACCCTGTCCTTTTACTTGATGATATAGCTTCTGAATTAGATATATACAACACTAAAAAAATATTTGAAAAGAAGATACTTGATAAACAACAAACCTTTATTACAGTAATAGATTATAAAACATTACCTAAAGAAATACTTAAGGATTCACAACTTATACACCTAAATGGACAATAGAGGATATTCTCTCCACTATTTTACATAATTCTGGTAAACTATTTGTGAATCATGAGACAACATCCCATACCACAAAATGTCTTGGATGTAGAGTTCAAACTTTTTACAAAGTTTACTTTAAAAGAGTTTGCATACTTAGCTACAGGAGTAAGTATTGGAGGAATATTCCTCTATCTAACATCAAGAGGTGATATACCAGGAGTAATTGGTATACCAATATTCGTAATATTTGCGGGATTAGGAACATTCTTTGCACTTGTCCCTATCAATGATCAACCTGCAGATAAAGCAATTGCGAACTTCTTTACTGCAATAAATAGACCTACACAAAGAGTATGGTTAAATGACAAACTAAAGGACGAAAGAATAAAGCCTGAATTAACAACAGGAGAGGAATTGAATAAACCTAAAATCATAGGTGCATCTGAAATTCCACCAGTACAAAAGATAGATGATTTTGATGAGAATCCGGGAGATGACATCCTTTCAGAAAAAAAACTGGTGGATATAGAACAAGTACAAAGTAGTAAACCTGTTGAGAATACAGAGAATATAATAACAATATCAGAAGAGAATATATCTAAATACCAATTCTCAATTAAGAGTGTGGACAAACTACCAGGTAACATTAATATATGGCTCTGTACTAAAGATAACCAACCACTCTCAGATATAAACACATATCTAAAAGATATAAATGGTAAAATTCTGTATGCAAATAAAACTGGCCCAAATGGATATTTCCTTACAAATAAAGTATACCCAGAAGGTGTTTACATTATAGAGTTTGAAGGAGTACCAACTACAACACCTAGTTTAAGAATAGTTGTTAATAAAGATTTTAATAAATTACCATTAAGGATTACACTTAAATAATGGATACAAATGCAAGAGCAAGAACAATATCATCTACTCAGGATCATCTCGAAGTTAATGAGATACTGGATGATTTAATCATTACAAAAAGTGGCAGTGTTGCACTAGTAATACAAACATCTGCGATAAATTTTGATTTGTTAGCAGAGTATGAGCAAGATGGGAAAATATATGCATTTGCAGGGCTACTCAACTCCCTAAGCTTCCATATTCAAATAATGATTAGAACTAGAAGAATAGATATTTCAAACTATGTAGACTATCTTAAACAACAGGAAAATGACAGTATGTCTGAAGGATTAAAAAAACAGTTACAGATATATACTGAATTTATACAAAATCTAATTGTACAAAATGATGTTTTAGATAAAAACTTCTTCATTATAATACCTTTTAATCCGGCAGGAGAAATTCCAATGTCTAATATGTTACAAGCAAAAAAGAATAGAGAAGAACTTGAAAAACAGGTACAAATGAAACAAGATCAATTATTAGAAAAAGCTAAGATATTCCTATACCCCAAAAGAGACCATATATTAAAACAATTAGGTAGAATGGGTCTATTTGGACACCAACTTACAACCAAAGAACTAATTACAGAGCTATACACAATATATAATCCAGATGAAGAGATACCAAAGAACGAAAATGGACAACAATAAATATACCTCAAAAACTATGGAAATGTTGAATGAGAAGAAGGAAAAGCTTGTAACAAACAAGTTTACTACTTTCCAAGAAGATCTAAAAAAAGAGATGGATTCTAACCAAGATCAAGCAAAATTTGACAAGGAGAGATATAACGATGAAGAGAGCAAAAAGAAAAAAGTAAACCCACTCTTTAAGCTATTTGATAATCTTAAACCAATTAAAAGTTCTGAATATGCAATTAACAAGGAACCAAGGATTGGGAAGTTTGATGGACTTACAACACAAGATATAATAGCTCCAATAGATATAGAGGTTGACTTTAATACTCTACAAATGGGTGATTACTTCTCTAGAACATTCTTCATTAGCGGATATCCTAGATTTGTAGGACCAAACTGGCTATCCCCTATTATTAATTTTGAGCATTCACTAAGAATTAGTACCTTCTACTACCCTGTAGATTCTAAAACAATATTAGAAAAATTAAAAAGGAAGATAGGGGAAATGGAAGCAACTGTATATGGTCAAATGGAAGAAAGAAAAGTAGTAGACCCTTCTCTCAAAGTTGCACTTTCAGATGCTCAACAATTACAAGATTCAATAGCGGAAGGAACAGAAAAGTTTTTTCACTTTGCAATGTATGTAACTATATATGCACCAACCAAAGAGTTGTTAGAAAAATATAGTCGTAATGTAACCTCTACTCTCGCTGCAATTAGTGTTGTTGCAAAACCAGCATCATTACAACAAGAACAAGCCTTTATCAGTACCCAACCATTAGGGTTAGACAAGCTATATATAACTAGAAACATGGATACTACCTCTCTTGCTACTACATTCCCATTCGTTACATCAGAGTTAACAATGGATCATGGAATAATGTACGGGATAAATATGCACAACAAGAGTTTAATCATATTTGATAGATTTGAACTAGAGAATGCAAATGCTGTTGTATTTGCAAAATCGGGAGCAGGTAAAAGCTACTTTGTAAAACTTGAAGCTGTAAGAAGCTTAATGTTAGGAACAAGCATTATCATTGTAGACCCAGAAAGGGAGTATGAGGATCTAACAAAAGCAGTAAATGGATCTTACATCTCATTCTCTCAAGACAAAGGACATAAGATGAACCCATTTGAATTATCTGGTGTAACAGAAGAAGGAGATGACGAATTAAGAATGAAGTTACTAGCCTTACAAGGATTTTTTAAGGTAATGTTCGATGGATTAACCAGTATAGAATCTTCAATACTTGATAGGGCATTAATATTAACATATAGAGAAAAAGGTATTACATTCGATCCTACTACTCAAAAGAACAAACCACCTCTTCTTGAAGATTTATATAAGGTATTAAAAGGGATGGCCGAAACAGAAGCACACGAACTAGCAAGAAGAATGGAAAAATACATTATTGGTAGTGGTGCTGGAGTATTTAACGAAGCAACTAATTTTGAAATAAATAACCCATTTACTGTATTTAGTGTAAGAGATTTACAAGAAGAATTAAAACCTTTATCAATGTATCTTATGCTCGACTTTATATGGACCATTATAAGAAAAGATAGGAAGAGAAGATTACTCATAGTTGATGAAGCATGGTATATGATGCAAAGAGAAGACTCTGCTAAATTTATGTACTCTATTGCCAAAAGAGCAAGAAAGTATTACTTAGGATTAACAACAATAACTCAGGATGTAGCTGACTTTATGAACAATGATATGGGAAGAGCTATAATCTCAAACTCCTCAATTCAAGTCCTTATGAAACAAAGTCCATCTGCATTAGAGAAACTACAACAAGTGTTCAACCTTTCTGATGGAGAAAGAAATTTCTTACTAAACTGTGATAAAGGGCAAGGTCTATTCTTCGCAGGAGCTAACCATGTAGGAATACAAGTACTCTCCAGTCAATCAGAACATGAATTGATAACTTCAGATCCAAGAGAGCTTGAAGAAAAAAAATTACATATGGGAGAAACAGATACACGAAGTATTAAAGAGTTAGCTGAAATATTTGAACCCCCAGCATCTCAACAACCAGTAAGTACAAGTAGTACAGACATATCAAAACAAAATGATTTGATTGAAAGGGCCGTTGAAAGAAGGCAGGGAGATATACAAACAATTGAGGAAGAGAGAGCTCAATATCAAAAAGAATTAGCTAAGAGGTTAGAAGAACAAGAACAGATGCTAAACCCCAAAAAATATGATTCTCAAAAAACATTTAAAGAAATAATTGAAGAGGGTACAATCCCAGGACAAGTTATAAAAGAGAGAGAAGAGATTCAAAAAGGAAGGACTCATATAACACCTCAGGGAATAATAGGAGATGATGATGGACAACAACCAAAACAGTGGTAACACAATAACAAAGTATGTAATAACTGGGACTGATTTAAAGCAGTTTAAAGCAAACGACTATAAAACAAACAAGGTAGTACCAAAGAGAAATAAGCAGAAAAATAGTACAGGATTAACAAGAGCAATGGATGCTTTAAAACTTAACAACCCATTTAAAGGAGTTTAACTTAGTGGTCCCTGATCTGGAAGGACATACTCTTTAACATTTTCCGGAGTTATTACAATAGGTAGTGGTTGTCCCCCCATTATCTTTCTAGCAGCACTTCTTGCTAATGTAGAAATATTTCTTTCTAGTTGACGAATACCAGCATCAAAACCAACAGGACGAATGAGCAATGGCCAAACACTCTCTGCTATTTGGATATGATTTGTAGTTAGGCCAATATTTGCAAGGACTCTTGGTAATATATATGACTTTGCAATAACTGCTTTTTCTTCATCAGAGTAACTAGTAAAACGAATAACTTCCATTCTATCTAGTAACGCAGCAGATAACCCACCTAAGTTATTTGCAGTACATATAAAAAACACATTAGATAAATCTACAGGATGATCAATATAGTGATCTATAAATGCGCTATTTTGTTCTGGATCTAATACTTCTAAAAGTGCAGCCATAACATCATTTAACAAACCTCCATTACTACTAGCTTTCTCTATCTCATCTATTAAAATAACAGGGTTCATACTCTGAGTACGAATTAATGCTTTAATAACCTGACCTGGTTCAGAATCAATCTCATGTCTTGGTACACCCCTTAAAGTTCTAACATCACCTACTGCTCCAAGTGAAATCCTTGCGAATTTTCTACCCATTGAATCAGCAATAGATTTAGCTATAGATGTTTTACCCACACCCTGTAAACCAACAAAAAGTAAAACAGGTGCTTTAGCAGTACCATCACTCGCCTCTTTATACCCTCTTAATTTTCTTAATTGCATTACAGCAAGGTAATCAAGTATTAAATTCTTTACAGTTTCCATACCATAATGAGTTGAATCTAATACCTGTTTAGCATTCTGTATATTCAAATTATCTTCAGTTAAATTACCCCAAGGAATTCTTGTAACCCAATCTACATACTTATCTACACCCTCAAACTCAGTACTATAGTTACCCCATTTAGCCATTCTTTCCAACCTCTGAATAGCTCTCATAGTCTCTTCTTTTAATTCAATAGGGGAATTAGACGAAGATAACTTATTTTGTAATTCAATTATCTCAGAAAGAATATCCTTAGAAATATTTTGTTGTTGATCAATTGGAGTATTACTCCGAGCAGTATTTAAATCCATAACAAAATATATCATAAAAGGTCATTATTTTCTTGACCCATAACACGATTGGATAATTAGGATAATCCTCGTAGTACAGCCTGCTTTAGAATATTAGTAGCATATTTAATATCCTCTTCGTTATTATATATACCTAAACTAAACCTTAAAGTAGGACCTATACAGAATTTATCATGCAATGGTTCTGCACAATGATATCCTTCTCTAAAAGCTACACCACTAATATTTAAAAACTCACTGATACCATTACCATCTCTACTAGTTTCAATATTTAACACATTCTTACAACCCCTAAATGTAAATCCCTCTATATTAAAAGCTACCACTCCATATTTTAACGATATATCGTTTGGACCAAAATGTTTAAACCACTCTATTCCATTAAACTGATTTAATAGATACCCAATTAAACCCTGTTCATGATTAATGATTACATCCCAACCACCTACATTCTCTACAGTATTTTTTAACCATTCAATTGCAGAACCAAGTACTATACCACCACCAATATCTGGAGTACCTGCTTCAAACTTCCAAGGTAAATCGTTATATTCAAAACCATCCTTAGAAACCTTTGATATCATCTCTCCGCCACCCATCCAAGGTGTTAATTTCTCTAAATATTCTAACTTACAATATATTGCCCCACTACCCGTTGGACCATATACCTTGTGACCTGAAAATACTAATGCATCACACCCAATCTTTTTTACATTCACCTCACATCTAGCAATACTTTGAGCTGCATCCAAAATAGTAAATGCATCTACACTCTTTGCTATCTTAAATATCTCCTCAACATCATTTTTAATACCCAACACATTAGAAATATGTACAACAGAAACTATCTTTACCTTTTTACCGTTCTTCTTAACAAGATCCTTTAACCAATCAATATCTAATGTAAGATCATCCTTAACAGGAATATATTTTAATTTAAAATTAATCTGTTTTTGAAGTAACATCCAAGAAACAATATTACTATGGTGTTCCATCTCACTAATTACAACAATATCACCATCCGAAAGTAACTCTCTACCAAAAGTATTAACTAAGAAATTTAAACCCTCTGTACTATTACGAACAAATATTATCTCTTTATATGAATCTGCATTGATGAAAGAAGCTACACTCTCATGTGCTTGTTCCCATAGTTGAGTCGCATTTATTGAAAGTTCATACGGACCCCTATGAATATTAGCATTCTCCTTACTGTAATACTGCGTAAATCTATCAATAACTGATTGAGGTTTCTGTGTAGTAGCAGCATTATCTAAATATACAAACTTCTTTCCAAATAAAGAATTTTTTAATATTGGGAACTCTTTCCTTATATCTTCAAACATAGTGGTATTATATCAACTTAAAAATTCTTATACATCTTACTAGCCTGTACAGTCATATCACCCTTATATTTACTATTAAGACCAGAACTACCATATGGCCTTTCACAATTTCTATCCAACTGTTCAAATGCTAATTGTGCTATCTTCATACCTGCATATATCCTTATTGGTAATGGTGAAAGGTTGGCAATTTCTAACGTCAGTCTTAATTTATTACCTGGATCCAGAAAACCCGCAGTTGCATGTATTATCAATCCCATTCTAGCAAGTGAGCTTTTACCCTCTAATCTACCTACATGTTTAGAATCTACACCTGTTATCTCTGTCACATTAGCTAATACAAACTCACCTGGTTTAAGAGTGTACCCCTCTTTATCATCAATCTCAATTTTTAACATTAAATTCTCAACAGGTTTCTTTACATCTATTACCTTATGATCATTCATATTAAAGACCAATATATTTTTATCTAAATGTAAATCATATGAGGCAGGTTGAACAAACTCTTCAGAAAATGGCTCTATACTAATCTCTCCACTTTTTAATTTTTCTTTAATGCTCTTATCTGCAAGTATCATATCTTTATATTTAAATATTAACTTCTATCTACAAATTGTTCTTTAGATTTAAAATCTGGTTTTTCAATACTCTTAAGTAAAGGATACCATATACCATCTAGTTCGCTTAGTAACTCTAACCATTTATATACAAGTACCCTATACGATATATGACCACCTCTCTTAACTCTAAGGTTTATTGTATATTGTAAATCATCAAAAGAAGCATAGAAACAATATTTGGTAGAATGGGCATGTGGCAATAGGTACCTAGTGTACTCCCTTGATACTTCATCTGACATAAATTGGGAAGACACCCTTCTCCAATTCTTAATTTTATCATATGTTTCTATTAGAGATTTTTCATAATCTTTTCTCAATGATTCTAATTCTTTTATTTCTAAATAGTTACACAAAAAGAAACAATCTACACTATCCCTATCCAATTCATTATCAATATCAGAATCATCATGGAATAGAGGAATAAATCTTTCAAAACTCCTATGTCTATTTAAATCTTTTAAAGTTCCTAAAGATGCCATACCCTCTATCTTTGTAGATCCAGACTGTCCAATATTACCCAACAAGTTGTGATGATTGTGATTTTCAAATATCTTTTCTCCTAATATTCTTTCATCATCATGATCAAACTCTAACTCATCTTTACTACCCAATGGGTTAAGTAAAAGTTCATAATGGGTCATTAAGTCCTCAACGATATTACCATTGTAACTAACGGCACATGAATCTTGTTCACACCCCCTGTTTATATATTTCTTTTGTACAGATACTCTCTCCTTGAGATACTCTAAAACTTCTTTTGTAGAATTTCTTCTACAACAATTAGCATCTGTATGTCTTAGTAAACCATCGGCTTCTCTAATATATCCCGGTATACTTATTTTTGAATCCCCAAGTAAATTAATTAGAAGTTTTGCAACTTCATTATCTACAACAGAATCGTTAGCATTAAAATATGATATTAATTCAGACCAATTCCTAGCTGACATAACTGCAGCCATACTTGTTTGTAAACCATATGGTAAAAGATATCTTGCTGTATCAAAACTTCTAGATTGCCATGCAGATTTTTCATCTCTACTCTCTTCATTTATCTTGAAATACTCCTTTAAAGCTATCTTTGTTTTCTTAAGTAAATCTCTATAGTCTTTCATTTGTTTTAACATTATCCTTTCATACTCCTGTCTAATATGTATATCACTACAAAGATCTTGAGGAATTTTAATAAATTCAGGAGTCTCGAAATTTTGATACCTTGTAGATCTCTCTTGACCAGAGATAACGGAATTCATGTAAAAGGTTTTCATTGCTGTAAACATTGGAATATTCTCTATACAAACAAAAAGTTCTGCCATATCCCCTACAGATTTATGACCATATCCATGAAATATATTCTCTAGTCTCTCTGCTGCATCTGTATTGTTATCAATTATTTCCTTTGCAATATCTACAATAGAGTCAGATGACCTACTATACCTAGCCCCTAAATATGCATTGATAGAGGGCTGTTTTTGTGAAGGATTTTGAAGTAATGTATGAACCTTAAACTTATTCCAAAGAGATTCTGATCTAATACTCGCTATCTGTAAATCTTTTCTAAAGGTTCCTTTCATGTACTAGTAGTTGTTAAATTTATCTGTATTAAATACCAAGCCCTGGTATTGGAAATTTTTTAGTGAACTGTTTAACAGATTCTCGAAGAGAGTCAATATTTTTCTCTGAACTATCTTTTAATGCATTATCTATTATTGAAGCAATGTATATCATATCTTTTTCTGTCATTCCTCTCGTTGTTATTGCTGGAGTACCGATTCTAATACCTGATGGATCCCAAGGTTTTCTTTGATCATTTGGAATACTATTTTTGTTAACAGTGATGTTTACACTTTCCAAAATATCAGATACCTCTTTACCACTTTTCCCAACACTACCTACTGTATCAACAAGGAACAAATGGTTATCAGTACCACCAGATATTACCTTGTATCCCATTTTTATTAATTCTTCACTAAATACTTTTGCATTCTTCTTTATCTGTTTAGCATATTCTTTGAACTCATCACTTAGAACTTCATTCATAGCTACTGCTATCGCTGCTGTAGTATGGTTGTGTGGACCTCCTTGGAGCCCAGGAAACACAGCTTTGTCTATTACCTCTCCATATTCCTCTTTGCACATAATGATGGCTCCTCTTGGTCCTCTCAAAGTTTTATGAGTTGTCGTTGTAACTACATCTGCAATACCAACTGGAGATGGATACTCACCAACTGCAACTAGACCTGCAACATGGGATATGTCTGCGACAAGTATTGCACCTACCTCATCCGCTATCTTTCTAAATTCATTCCAATCAATAACTCTTGAATATGCACTAAACCCACTCCATATTAATTTGGGTCTGTGTTCCAATGCTATCTTCCTAACATTTTCATAGTCTATATATCCATCCTCATTCACACCATATGAAACTGAATCAAAATATTTACCACTAATTGACACCTTAAAACCGTGTGTTAAATGACCACCTGCAGATAAATCCATACCCATTGTCTTATCTCCTGGATTTAAGAATGCTAAGTGAACTGCAAGATTAGCAGGAGAACCAGAGTAAGGTTGTACATTTACATGCTCTGCTTTAAATACTTCTTTAACTCTTGATATACACTCCTTTTCAATCTCATCTATATACTTATTACCACCGTAATATCTCTTATCTGCATATCCTTCTGAATATTTGTTTGTAAGTATACTCCCCATTGCTTTAAGGACATCTTCACTAACATAGTTTTCAGAAGCTATTAATTCAATACCTTCTATTTGTCTCTTAGATTCTTCATCTATATATTTAAAAATGATGTCATTACTTTTGTACATTCTTTATATATATCTCCATCAAGTTATCTAGTAAACATGCAATTGTCATTGGACCAACACCTCCAGGTACAGGAGTTATATATTCAACAATATCTTTAACACTATTAAAATTAACATCACCTACTAACTTACCATCACTATTTTTGTTTGTACCAACATCTATTACAATACTCTTCTCTTTAACATACTCCATATCTATATATTCTGGTTTACCTATGCCAACTACTAATATGTCTGCCATTTTACATATCTCTTTTAAATTCTTAGTATGTGAATGACACACTGTTACTGTTGCATTCTCGTTTTGTAACATTGCAGCGGTTGGTAATCCAACAATATCACTTCTTCCAATTACCACTGCATTCGTTCCTTCTATTTGAATCATGTAATCTTCCAAAAGCTTCATTATTCCTTTTGCGGTAGCAGGTGCTATAGCTGTTGAATCATTTTTAAAAAGTTTTCCTAAATTTGTTGATGTAAGACCATCAACATCTTTTTCAGGATTTATATTTTCTAAAACATATTTTTCATCTATATGATTTGGTAATGGTAATTGAACCATTATTCCATCTACTTCTTCATCTTTATTTAATTCAACAATGAGGTCTGAAAGTTCCCTTTGTGATATATCCCCATCAAATGTATGTACTACTCCCTTTATACCAAGTTCCTGTGCTTTCTTACTTTTCATTTCTACATACTTCTTACTTCCAAAATCATCTCCAACAAGAATTATATCTAGTCTTGGAACTCTATACCCTAATGCGATATATTCCAAAATATCCTCCTTGATAGAGTCATTAATATCTAATGCAGTAAGTTTTCCATCTAATATTGCCATACTAATATGTTTAAAAATATTTCCTTATCTATGTATTTTACAGGATATTTTAATATTTTATGAGTACCTATGAATATTCCTTTATATATCCCTAATTGCTGTAACAATTGTTCTCTTTATATTTGCTCCTGCTGGCCAACATGTCATTAGAGTCAATGTATCTTCTTCCATATATCTTCCTAAGTACTTTACTTCGTCAGGATTTACAATTGTAACTTCTAATACCTTGTATTTGTATATTACATTTTGATAGCTAACATATATTGGATCATCTTTTCTTAATTCATTGAGTAGATAGAAGTAAACATTGTATTTTCTTCTTTCATAGAAGTTTACTGCTGAGTGGGCAAAAAGAAACACATTTCCATCTTCAGATGGTAGTGCACTCCCTTTAGCATGTGCTACTCCAGATATTAATGCTTGGGTATATGCTTCCTGATTAAACGGATCTACATTTTTAATTACTTCAGCATTAGCCTTTATCTTAGGAATGTAAAGGCCGAAATTGTTATCTACAAATACTACTTGAGTATCCTGTTTTACTTCTTTGGTAATTTCTTCATCAGCTGTTACTATTTCTACCTTTACTTGATCTTCCTTGGGTGTAGGAGCAAAGTAAAAATCCAGATATGCTGAAATAATGGGTTGAAAGGTAAAAAGGAGTATTACAATACCCAAGACAAGAAGCAGGATACCTATATATTTCCTCCATCCTGCTTTCTCGTTTTTAATTTCTGCTTTGTCTACTTCTGACATATGTATATCCTACAGTAGCTAGTATTATTCCTCCAAGTGCAATCAAGACATATTTAAACCAGTCCCAGAAGGTTGCTTCTTTTGTATCAGTTCCAGTATCCTCTTCATCTTCTTCATTTGGTGTACCATTATCATCTGCTTCTCCCCCATTTGTAGTTTCTTCTCCAGCTACTTCTCCCTCATCTGGACCACCTGTACCATCTGGAGTTACTGTTTCTTCACCTGCTACTTCACCACCTGTTGTAGTTGTAGTAGTTCCTGTCCCAGTAGTTGTTGTACCTTGTACAATTACTACCTTTACAATATTGTCTGTTACAAATGTTGAGGTATTGTTAAATACATCTACTGCTCTAATTGCATAGTAATATTCTTTACTACAATCTAATACATCATTATCTGTATATGACACATCTGTATTTGGTGTTACTGGGAATTCATCAATTATGGTTGTACTGTTAGCAAGGAATGGTTGTACTGAAGATCTAAATATTTGTATGTTAGATGTTTGTCCATCATTTGCTGTTTTAAATGTAAGAGTATATGTACATGTGCCTTTTGTTTTAAGATAGTTTGTAACTGGTGATGGTTTATCTAAATCTACCTGTACTGTAACTTTGTTAGAAGATTTACTTTCTGCTTCTGAGCCTGATCCTGCTGTAGCTATTACATAGAATTCATATGTACCATTTGCAGTAATTAGGCTACTATTTACTTCACAACTTCCACTGTTTGCTACTATTGGCGAACCAAATGCCCCTTTTGTTGTTTCATAACATTGTACTGAAATTTCTCTTCCCTCAATATCTAATGCTACAAAACCTATCTTAAATTCATTTGCATTCGTTGGTGTCTGTGGTTGTTCGATTTGTACATCTATACTTTCAACTGCAGCATATGAAGGCATTGGTTTTACAAGAGTAAATACTCCTAAAAGTAATACACTTGCTAACAGTAATGTCTTTATCTTTTTCTTTGGATTAAATACCAAAAGTATGAATCCTAATATCATAGATATTAATGCACCTAATGTTAGATATGTTTCTGCTCCTGTTCTAGGTAATGTAATAGTTGCACCTAATACCTGTCCTTCTCCAATTTCTACTGGTTCTATAATCAAGACCTGTGTTCTTACAAAGTTACTACTCGGTTCTGTAACTGAAGTTCCAAGTACTTGTGCTCCTAATACAGATTCGCCCTCTGTCCATGCTATGTCTTTGTATATTCCTGGGTCCTGAAGAAGATTTGTTTCTGCAACATATGTTAAAGTTACAGTTTCTCCCTCAATCATATCTCCGAGATTCCACTCTCCTGGTATTCCATTTCCATATCCTGGTTCTCCAGTAATTAAGAGTGTCTTAAGATCTCCTCTTAAACTAGATATTGCTGTCCATGTTCCTGGTTGATATATAAATCCAAATGGTAGTATATCTGTTACCATAACATCATTTACTACATATGTTCCTTCACTTTCATCATCTGGTGTTGTAACAATTAAAGTATACGTCACTGTATTTCCTGCCATTTCCCCTGCTACATCACTATCATTTGATTTAGCAATTTCTAATATTGGTTCTATTACTTGATTCTCACATATATATGTTACTGTTTCTCCATTCTCCACTTCAATTAGAGGGTTTTGTGATATTGGGTTAAAGAAATCCCTTATTGATTCCTCTTCTTGGATATATTCAGGGTAACATCCATTAAATTTATATCCATTTGTTACAATTTCTGATATTGAATACTCTCCAGCATCTAGCCTTGTAAATTGAGCTATATCAGGTTCTACTGTATCTTTAATATCCTGTGTATCTATTATTCCTTCTTGACTTAATACAATATCAAATGAGTCATTTGAATATATATCTTCCTTATCACTATCTATTACATCTTTCTTAACAATAATGGTTGCTGGTAGCGCTGTATTCGTTATTGTACATGTAACATCATCTTCTGAAGTTAAGGTTAATACATTTTTTACTAGTGAACCACCTGTACATACCCAATCACTTGCTTCAAATTCTTCATCTAAATCCCCTTCGCCATCTTCTGTTAATATATATGGTATTCCTGGTGCTACATATTCAAAGTCTCCTTCATCTCCATAATTCCAGAAACTTTTTACTTCTCCTGTTGCATACAGAACCCAATCACTTTCATCTGAATCAGATCCAAACATATTAACTACTTCTTTTACAAGTTTTATAGATGGTACTGGTGTTAATGTTATAGTTTCATCATCTGTATCAGTATCACTCTTTCCATCATCATCAATCACCGTTGCTGTAAATATATTTGTATGAGTTTCTGGTGCTATACCTGCTGGAATACTAAATGTTTCTTCAAATGAACAGCTAGATCCACCTGATAAAACAGTTCCTACATAACAGTCTGCATCACCTACTAATGTGCCAAATTTATCATCTGACAATACTGTAATTTCTCCATCTTCTGTACTGTTATTTGTAACTACATAAGTGAATACTACACTACCTCCTGTTTCTGGTACTGTTGAAACATTCCCAGTTTTTAGTACTGAGATATCTGGCAATACATCTGTAAATTCGACTATTGCATCATCAGTATCTATGGCCTCAGTATTGTCATTATCTTCTGCCTTTGCTGTAAAGATGTTGTTATGATCTGGACCAGAATAATCACCTTGTACGAATCTTACTATTGAAAATTCACAGCTAGCTCCTGCTATTAATACAGTTTCTAACATACAATCTGCATCCCCTGTTAATATTCCATAATCACTATCATTTAAATATGTAATATCTACTTGTTCTTCACTACTTGTATTCTTTACAGTAAATGTAAATGTTACATTAGCTCCCGTTTCAGGCACTGTAGTTGGGTTTGGGGTTTTAGTTACTTCTATTGTAGGCCATACGTCTGTGAGATATACAGTTTCATCATCATCATCCGTAGCATCTGTTCCATCGTCATCTTCTGCGACTGCAGTAAATTTGTTGTAGTGATCTGGGCCTGAGTAATCTCCTTCTACCCACCTAGTTATTGAGAATTCACAAAATGCTCCAGATGTTAATTCTGTTCCTACTCCACAATCTGTATCTCCTGCTAATGTCCCATATACACTATCATTTAAACTTGTAATCGTTACTGATTCTTCACTACTTGTATTTAATACTGTAAATGTAAATGTTACATC
>Ga0076317_124_pt1 | contig 6001 bp, 15 predicted proteins | sample RifGroD1_FD_67799 | JGI IMG/M metagenome (GOLD analysis project Ga0076317, IMG submission 67799) | candidate division WS6 bacterium GW2011_GWD1_35_594
GCGCTCTTGATACCCCTCGTCTAAGAGTATGGTGACGAGGCCTTTCTCGCTTATATTAAGCGGGTACATGACAACGCCGGTCGCTCCCTGGTATTCAACATACATGCCGGAAAGGATCTGGTCACGCCTCATTCGTCCTTCCTCCAGGCTACCTTGACGCCAAACTCCCAGATCTCCTCGCAGTCCTCGCGGGCCTCGTAGAAGTAGTCAATGAGATGGCCCACGGCATCAATCACGATTATGGCGGCGAATGAGACAACCGCAAACGGAATCACTGCAACCCTTCTGGGCCATAGCGGCTTCACATCGAAAATCGTCATTCGTCTTCCTCCTCGTCTCGACGCGGTGCAGGGACGCAGCGGATCGTGATAGATTCATGTCGCTTATTCCCCTCACCTTCACCCACCTTTATACCATAGACCTCCCGTTCTAGCAACACTAAATTACGGAGGGAGTCTACTAATTTCTTGATCGAATCAACCTGGCCGGGGAAGGAAATAACCTTGGCGTAGATGTCGTTCAGCTTGTCGAAGCTCTCTGCCGGATCTCGAAGGTATTCGCCAAGGGTCTGCAGCTCGGCTTCCATGTCATCCATGGCGGATACCTTGTCCCACATCTTCTGGACGATGTTCCTGGCCTTGACTACATCGGATCTCTCAGCCGATATTCGGTCAGCTATATTCAGTACCGTGGCGTCCTCGACAGCTCTGTTTCGCTGCTTACGGTCCATCTCATTCAATCGCTCTTCTTTGATGGTTACCATGGCCTCTCTTTCGGTTACCATGGCCTCTGCGCGAGCGATGATTCTTGCCTTAACGTCGCGAGGTATTTGAGCTTTCTTGAAGTACTTGAGGAGGGACGCCTTGGTTACCCTGGTGCCTGTTCGTGCCTCATACTCGGAGCAGAGTTCCTGTATCGATTTTATACCGGCCCTCCACTCTGGTTCTATGCTTGCGTAGTCTACCTTTCTCGGAGCTGCCATTGATGTACCTCTCTCATGCCTTTGGGTGTGACGACGAAGTGGTCTATCATCTTACCCATGTGAGTCTTGTATGGCGAATGTCTCTGGATTCTGACGACCAGGCCGCCGCCCTCCAGTCTATTCACCACTCCTGGATTTAACTCTAAGCATGGTATCGGTGATCTGGCAATGTCAGCCAGGATGGATTGAGCCACCTTTGACAGCTTCCTGTACTTTGTACCGTTAAGTGGCTTCATGTTCCCTCAAGCGCGTGGAAGTTGTCTCTGGCCTGATAGCCCCTGTCGGACAGTTTCCTCAGGTACGCCTGCAGTTCGTGGATAATGTCGGTAAGATCTGGGCTTCCATCGGCCACCACCCTCAGGTACGTCTTCTCGGCCTCCTGACCAATGGCTGCAATGACTTCATCCCTGATGGTTTCGTAGACAGCCTCCGGAATATCGTAAGCCCAGGCCGCAGCACCCAGCTCATCATGGCCGTGTATTCTCCTCATCTTCATGCCGCCACGCTCCTTTTCTCCAAAGATTCTATCCCAGCCTTCCCGGTAGTTGTCACTCGGGATATGACACGAGCTTTTACCCTTCATTCGTCGTCGTCCTCCCTTGCTATAGGAAGCCTTATCCCCTCGCCAAATACTTCCCTAGAAGCGGAGTCCCGCAGCTCGAAGTCAATGTCGTCCAGCACGTACAGCTTGCCGACGTCACCATTGATTGCCTTAATTCCAATCCTTAAGATGGCGATATCCTCGGATAGCTGGGCCAGCTTATTTTCGAGGCGAAGAATCTTTTCTACCATTTCTTTCTTTTTCATGCTCATCACCAATCCGCCTTTTTCATTCTTTTGGTCCTGGTTCCACGGTAGAGTATGTTGCTGTACCCGTAATCGTGACATACCAGCAATTCCGTTGAGCCATCCCTCGACTTCACCATTCCCCAGTTGGCCACCTTTACGTCGGTGAACCATATGGGGATTTCGGCCAGTAATTCGGATGTCGATGGACGCCTCGACTGCTCCATTATCAGGATCTTGCCGTTCGGGCTTATGCACTTGCACTCGGCGAACCAGCGAGAGGCTGGAGTGCCAACCACGCTCATCCAGATCTCCATCTCCATGACGTTCTGGCGATACGATGAATCCTCTTCAACCTTGACGACGTAACCAGGGAGGATGTCGCACTCGTACACCTTGCGACTCAGTCCCTCGCCAAGCTTTCTTCCGCAGAGGACATCGAACGCATCATGAAACGCTTCAAGTCTGTTTGTTCTGCTCATCTCAAAACCTCAGGTAATGATCCCATACAACCGGGGTAAGGTTGCCGGGAAGGTAGAGTGGGTGCGCCGGGAAGCCCTTCTTGGTCAGCCGAAGCACGTGCAGGTTATCCAGCATGAGGAGGAGGTTGTCCTGGCGGATTCTCTCGATATTGTTTCCCCAGCAGGCCACTACCATCTTGGCCTCCCTGCAGACACCTCTAAGCACAATATCATTTACCTGACCAACAGGGTCAGTAATTTTCTTCAGGTGTTTGGGGTCGGTGACCCTGAATGCGTAGGCGTTGACCATTACGAGGCGCTTGTACCCCCAGGCCTTGGCGAAAGCCACGCATCGTCTAATTGTCGGATCGTCTTCCTTAGCGTCGGCGGTCGATGGATTGAGGCCGATAAAGACACATGCTCCCTGACCGGTGTCCCATTCCCTTTCCAGGGTATAGCGATACTGGCCATCCAACGATATATGGGCGTTCTTACTGACGTAGTTCATTCATCGTCCTCGTCAACCGGCATTCGGCGGGCTATGTTGCGCTCCAGCTCTTTGCCGATGAGATTCTTCTCGATGTCTGTCGGCTCGGCGATCTTGAACAGCCTGAGGTTACGCGGCTCGTTCGAGAGGTTGTTGTATGCCTGGTTACCTTCCATGTTCGGGGTGGTGCGGCCTTTCCGTTTATTCGTCGCCATGATCCTTCATCTCCTGGATAGAAGCTTCTATCCTTTTGATTGAATTATATCTCCGCTGGCGTTCGCAGTATTCGCATGAGCCATGATTCAGACATCCACGACTTGGACGCCTATTCCTCGACTCTCGATCCTGCCATATTTTCATTCGCCGTGGCTCGCGCACCATTTCCCGGCGCGGTGTCCTCGTGAGATATTTTCTGTAAGTTCTGGCCATATCTAATATTCTATATACTTACGGCCCAATGTCAATGAAATTTACCGTCGCATATCTGGAAAAATACACGAAGAAACAATTCGTTAGCCACCCTTGGCGGCAGTGGACAGATCGGCGGAACCTCGACAGCCTCGCAAGACAATTTATCAGAATAAGGATTGCATCCATTGAACAAGTCTCTCATCTCGGCGATACCAACTGCCCTGTCGTAATGTTTCACTATCTTGCTGATCACTGTATCGGGTGTTGGTTCAACGTCAAAGTGCTTGAATACTGCGGTGAGAATATTGTCCTCTATCTCGGAGAACCCTGGAAATAACTTCTTGAGCGGTGATGGCATGTCGTTCATAAACGCCTCTGCTGCGTCATGGAGTATAGCCATCTTGGCGAGATGCGGGTCCAGTGCAGCCACCAGCCTGGCCACGATCACCGAGTGCTGAGCGACAGAGTAGAACGCCGAAGTGTTACCGGCAAACCTGCATATGTTGGAAAGGGAATGGGAAATATCGTAGATGTCGTACTCATAACTGTGCGGCTTGAGGTAGTCAAATACTTTTCCCCTGGCCGTGACTATTGTTGCGTTGCTCACTTGGACCCTCCAGATTAAGTTTAACATCAACCATACTTAAGGCCATGTTACCACTATAACCTGGAGGTGTCAAGAGTTTTTTTACTGAAGCTTCTTCTCTTCGGGCTTTTTCGCCTCGGGGTCTTCAACCTTGCGGCTTCTCCACTCGGTCCTGCCGGGGTGCTCAGTTACGAGCAGGCAGTCTATGCACTCGAACAGGCTGACCTTACCATCACGGCGAAGAACCTGTACCCTGTTGTGATTACACATAATTTCGCTCCTTATGAGGTGAATCCTCGGCCATCCGTGCGATTCTGGCTGAGCATTCTTGAGAAGTCAGGGACAACTACCTTGCCCTGCCAAACCATATCGGCAATACCTACCCGGCATCCACACTTGCCGCAATGAACATCCTCGCCAGGCTCCACGGGAAGGCCGCTCGGCCCAGCGTAGTTCTTGGATGGCCACTGAGGACTATAGTCAGGCTCTTTCAACCACCAGCCGCAGAGGCCCCCGCATACTCCCTTGTGACCAATCCTTATTGCCATGGCTTAAGCCCGCCTCGTTTCGATAAGGGTATTTATGGCGTTGATAATCGGCTCGCTGATGTCCTTGGCAACCATCGTGGCCATAGCCTTCGTAGTGTCGAGCATCAACTCAAGGCTCTCGACTGTATCTTCGATGGCAGCAACCGACAGCAGGGCCTTGCGCAGGGCTTTTTCGCGCCAATCGGGGTCAGAGTCGGGACAGGCAGTGTTGCCGTTCTCGAACGCAGGTGCCGGTGAATAGGACGAGTATCCGTCTTCATAGATGACGAAGTAGCCGCCTGCAGCCGGAAGGTGTTTGTGCCACCAGTCGGGGGTCACGTTGAACGGTGCGAATTTCTCGTTACTGGGCACGATCACCACCTCGGTCATCGCTCTGTGACCGGCAGCGTCAACGTCTTCGTACCTGATACCAACCTCGGAGATCTTGAGGGCGGCAACGACTTTGTGAGAGCGATACTTCGGAAGGTCTGCATACTCGGGATACATGTTTTTCATCTCCTTACGCCCTCGTCAAGGGCATTTGCGAGGAAGTCATTCCTCTTTCTTAGACATTCGCTACATTTGGGCATTGATACCATCTCGCCAATGGTGTCGGCCAGGATAGAAGTGAGCTTATCCACCCGAGCCTTTGATCTTTCCAGGGCCTCCATCAATTCAGCCCTGCTCATGATCGCGCTTTCAGCCGCCATAGTACCTCACGAACAATATGATTATTTGGTCGAAGACGACATAACACACTGCTCCCCATGCTATGCCGCCCCAGATGATTTCCGATATGTCGGAAGCTACCTTTTTAGCACTCATTCCCAAACTATGAACTGGGCCGCTTTTTTCTTCTAGTCGGAAACTCTATCGTACTCTACCAGTCTTCTCCTGTCGTTGAGCATGACCTTCAGGCTCCTGGCCTCCTGGACTGCCTGCCTGGCCCTCGCCTGCCAGTCGCCATCTTTCCCTGGACATATGCAGTCGTGGATCTGATCTACGGCGTCAAGGAGGAAATGCTCGTTTATCTTGAGCTGCTTGACCTGACGCTCCAGGTCTGCGATCTTCTGCCGGTCCTCGTTCATCCGTTGAATGGTTTCGATGCCGTGCATGTTACAGGGCCTCTCCGACCGGTGCCTCTTCTGCAGGAGGGGGATTGACGTCGTGCCTGTCTACGGTGCCGTTCCCGCTGCTCTGGCCATCTTGATTCCAGGTGCGCTGCTCATGGAACGGTTTCGAGTCTGTGCTCAGATCCTGAACGAGAGTTCCGCCGCCCTTCACCTCTGCGGTGTTGCCGACGTTGACAACGTTCTGGTTGCCTTTCAATACTAGGCTACCTGTTGCACCGCCGCCGCCCTCTTGGCCCCTCCTGTCGGTATAGCGAAGGAGTGTGTCGAGCGGCTGATTGAGCGCTCGAATCCAGTCAAGCAGTGTGTCGGGTCGCATGAACTGCTGTCTACCCATGCCGCCAGCGAAAGCCATACCGATGGCGGTGACGCACGATTCCGTCTTGCAGGCCTGGACGGCTGACGCGAAGCCCTTGAACATGTTCTCGTTCGAGGTGGCTATATGCTTATTGGTTTCGCCGATGTTGCCGGTAATCCCTTGGATACAGCCGGTCAGCGTCATAGCCAGCAAGCCGAAGATGATGCCGAGAACAATACTGGTGATCTTTGTCATGTTTCATCCTTTTTCGTATTTTTTGATGAGTCGGCCAGCTCGATTCTTGGCCTGTTTACGATACCACAAGCTATCCTT
>Ga0076317_117_pt2 | contig 3973 bp, 7 predicted proteins | sample RifGroD1_FD_67799 | JGI IMG/M metagenome (GOLD analysis project Ga0076317, IMG submission 67799) | candidate division WS6 bacterium GW2011_GWD1_35_594
TATATTTTGATCAGTATAGATGGATTGGTACAAGACAGGGTATTATCCTTTCTTTGTATGTTAAAGATGGTAAGTTAATACAAGTAAAGATGACTCCTACAATAATGGATAGGGATTTGATTCCTAGAGTAGCTGGAGAGAGTGATAGTAATTTATTATTAAATTTGTTGAAGAGTGCTAGAACTTTCTGATATATTGAATAGAGATTAAATTGTTTTCTTTTTTGTCGTGGATAATATTAACAACAACAACGTTACAGGTAACACAGGTGATGATTTTAACCAAGGAACAGGTAGTTTAAATACGCCTCTTCCTTCTACACAAAGTAATGATTACAATGCTGTTCAACCTTCGGTAAGCCCATTGATGGAGGGTGTTTTAGGTGGTAGTGCACCTTCTACTCCTCCAATGGATACAACATTTACACCTACACCTCAAGTAGAAGAGAGTACACCCAGTATGGATACAACCTTTGCTTCTGCGCCAGTAACCGAAAGTACTCCTAATATGGATACAACCTTTGCTTCTGCACCAGTAGTTGAAAGTACTCCTAGTATGGATACAAGCTTTACTCCCTATCACAACCATTTGCTGCATATTCTACTACTCCTGATATTGCAGTTCCTAAGGTAGAAGAGGAAGTAGTGAATACACTTGATAGTGGTGAGGAAAAGAAAGAAAAGGGTGGTGGTGTAGTGGTAGTTGTTCTGATAGTAATAATAGTGGCATTACTTGCTACCATTGGATATTTTGGATATCAGATATTTATTAAGTAGATTACTTACTAATCCAGAGTCCATGTACGTTACAGTACTCTCTCGCTTGTACTGTTGTGTATTGTTTTGGTAATTGGAATTCTACTATTGGTGTTTCTCCTGGTTTAAGAAATTTTGTATATTCGACTCCATCTACTATTAATTGTACAAACTCTATATAGTGGGTTTCTTCCATAGGGTGTAATATTTCTCCAATACTTATTTTTGCAATATAATCAATTATTTCTATTACTGGTACATGCTTCTCTAGTCCTACATCTTCCTTCTTTTCAATTAATTCAACCATATCTTTATTACAGCATACTAATGTTCCAGTTCCTTCATGTAAGATTTCAATAATGTGTCCACATACTTCACATTTATATATTTTTCCCATATAGAGGTATTCACAATTTATATATTAAAATATATCATTACCATTTCTTTGTGTAAATTCAACATATTTATCTAGTAGTTGAAAAGTTAGAAAATTTTATTTACTATAACCAATAACTTGTCTTGAAATAGTCTATCTATACTCAAACCTATACTCTAGAGAAAGTAGGAAATAATGTTGAGTCAAATTCCATAGAAAAGAATTGGGAAGATGTAAAGGCTGAAATCCTATCATTAACGGATTACAGGATTAATAGCTCAAAACATGAGTGGTATAGGTGTGTATATGAGGAATGTGCTATAGATGTATCAGGATTTTCTCCAAGAAGTAGTAAAGATATTAATTATCTTCCTCAGGGAATACTTGCAGAGGTGTTTTTTTTGAATGCTTGTAAACAGAATGGTATAGATTGTAATCCTAGTTGTGGAGATGAAGATGTAATGGGTGCTGATTTTTACTTAACATATGGTAAAGAAACAAGATTCTTTGATGTAACTACTAATACTTTTGCTAAGAGTGTTTCAAAAAAAGTACGAGAGGGTACTTTCCCATCTCTATTTATTCCTTGGGCTTATAGAAATAATGGTAAACCCTCATATGCAGAAGATTATCTTCGTGAAGGTAAATTTAATGGAACACAGTTCCTTCATAATATACTTGATGTAAATTATGTAATGTTGGATTCTTTAAGAAGAAAGGTATGGAGAAATCAGGATGTAGATAGGAAGTTGTTTGGAGATGAGGTCTTGGATTTATCTAGGTGTGGTATACAATATCTAAACCATTTAGATGGAATACTATATTTGATAAGGAAGGCTATGTAATTACTCGTATCTTAACGCTTGTATTGGATCTATTGTTGATGCTTTTCTTGCTGGGTATAGACCTGCTATTATTCCAATTAATATACTTCCAATAGTAATATATATTGCATTTAATGGTTGGAAATTAAAGAATGTTTTTAATGTCCCAAATCCTTGTTCTGTTAATGCTTCTACTATGAATGGATCTGCTAATTTCATGGAGAGGAATGTTATTGATAGTCCTAGTATTCCACCTATTAATCCAATGATTGCAGATTGTATCAAAAATATTACTAATATTTGGAAGTTAGATGCTCCCATTGCTTTTATTATTCCTATTTCTTTTGTTTGTTCATATATACTCATTATCATTGTATTTATTATTCCAATTGATGCTACTAATGCAGATATGCCACCAAATATAACTAGAGCAATGGTTAATCCTGCTGTGAGTGTATCTAAAAATCCTAGTACTGTTTCAGTAGATATTACATATAGTCCTAAATCATCTGTAATATATTTCTCTATTTTGGATGTTTTCCCCTCCTGTGTATATACAAGTAATTGGCTGTATCCAACTGTATTAATGTAATCTTGTTGTGAACTAAATCCTCCTAAATCAACTAACATATTTAATGCATCATTGTTGTTTATAAAGAAAGCATCTCCCCCGGATTCTGTAACCCCAGAGATAGTGAATTGATAATCCTTGTTTAACATACTTTTAGATGCAGTAGAAAGGAAGTTTCCACTGTTTGAGCTTTTAACTAATATCTTTTTACCAATGATATCTTCTTTAGTAGTTTCAAAGAAACTAACTACAAAATCACTAACAAAGATCTCCCCATTGTCCAATGTATCATCATTTCCATAGAAACCTTTATACATATGATGTGTTCCTGGTAGGTTAGAACCTCCTATGAAGTTAAGGGGGTAGGGAGTGTTATCTCCTTCTAGATATATTTCTACATTACTTATTGTTGATATTGGTTCTACATATTCTACCCCATCAATTTCTTCTATTTTTTTCTTTTCTACATCATTTAGTATTATGCTTTTTTCTTCTTTATCATCTTTTGATGGTGCAGTATTCATTCCTCCAAACATTAGTATATCGTTTCCAGACACATATAGATCTTGTGGAGAGAACCTACTACTAAATTCAGATACTACTGCATTTTTTAAATCTGTCATTCCAAAGAGTATGAATGTCATTAGCATTACAGCTATCATTATTCCTAAACTTGTTAGGAATGTTCTTAGTTTTCTTCTAAATACTAGCTTTAGTGCATATTTAAACATTTTTACCATCCACTAAGGTTATTATTTTGTTTGTTTGTTTTGCTATTTTCATATCATGAGTAACTATGATTGTAGTAATACCTTCCTGTTTATTTAATGTTTTTATTAAATTGATAATGGATTCTCCAGTTTTACTATCTAAATTACCCGTTGGTTCATCTGCTAGTAATATTTTAGGACTGTCTATCATTGCTCTCGCAATGGCTACTCTTTGTGCTTGTCCTCCTGAGAGTTGATTTGGGTAATGTTTTCTTCTATCTGTTAGTTCTGTTTCTTTTAATATATATTCTAGTCTTTTATTTAGTTCATATTTATTCATACTTTTTACAAACTTAGTAGGTAGTAATATGTTTTCTTCTACAGTAAGGGAGGGTATTAGGTAGAATTGTTGGAATATTGTTCCTACGATAAAGCGTCTATAAAAGTTTTGATTGTACTGTTTAATATCTTTTCCATCTACAATGATGTCTCCTGTATAGTTCCAATCTAATCCTCCTAATATATTTAAAAATGTAGATTTACCAGATCCTGAGCTTCCTATTACAGATATTAGATCTCCCTTTTCAATTGAAAAGTTTAAACCATTAAGTGCATTGACGATTACTTCCTTACTTGGTTTGTATACTCTTTTTAAGTTTTGTACTTGGATATATTCAGACATAGATAATATGTTACTTTATACAATGTTTATTTTCAAACTATTTGAATTATTCTAC